>Ga0155155_143_pt2 | contig 18959 bp, 18 predicted proteins | sample RifCSPhighO2_01_FD_106123 | JGI IMG/M metagenome (GOLD analysis project Ga0155155, IMG submission 106123) | Candidatus Woesebacteria bacterium RIFCSPHIGHO2_01_FULL_39_17
TCCTCCCTGGTTAAAATCTGAATATCCCTGAGTTTTTATATATCCCAAGACCCTAAGTGAGTACAAACTCTTTGCACATTCGATACTACATTTCTCAATTGTTTTAACCTTCGTATCCTGATCTAAAAATGTAACGTATTGTCCAGCAAAAGAGCTTGATTGTAAATCTTCCTGTAAAGCTGATGTTCTATAGCTAACTTTCTGAAATTCTAATCTATGCAGTTTTTCTGATAACTGGTTAATAAACTGATGATTTATTTCAAGGATAGTAAATAATCTGTCAAATTCAAATCGATACTGTTCATCGCTAAATTTTCCTTTTAAAAAGGCGACTGCTAGGTTGGTTAGTTGGCTATTTACGCCTCTCCAGTTAACAAAAAAGTTGCTAATTTCTATTACCTCAAAACGAGGAACGAGTGAAGGGAATCTCTCCAAGAGAATAATTAAGTTTCTTGCTTTCTGACCGATAAGCTCTATATTTTTTACCATATAATATTTGCCAAGATCGCAAATCCCAAAAAATTGATTGCTCCTATGGCTATTACGCCAGTATCTGATTTTCTCCCTATAGTGATCCAGACTAGTACTATTAATAGGCTAAAAAGTACAAAAATATAAGACTGTTTTAGAAAAGTTAATCCGAGTCCCACAGTCAAAGACAAACCAATAAGAACTAAGAGTGCGTTACTCCTTCCCCAAACGGTACTATAAGTATCTTTTACTGCTTTTCCTGCCTTATCATATCTTGGTTTAAACTTTCTCAGTACCTCGATGCTCATCGGTGCGAAAGTCAAAATAGCTAAAATAATTAACGTTTGAGAAGTAAAAGTAATTATTTGAGAACTTGTTGCTACAACAAAAAACATTCCGAAAAGTAAGAATATGACTTCATGGATTAAAAAGTATGTTGTGAAATGTTTATCGAGCCATCTTGGAATAAAAAAATCCTTTGCCATAAGAAGGGAGTACAGAAAAACAAATAAGTAAAGTCCAAGTACTTTCTGTCCCACCAAATAGGCAGATATAACCTCAATAGCAAGTGCGAATAAGCCTAGGTATAATACCTGCTTTTTTGAAACAAGCCCTCGTGGAACTGGTCTGTCTGGAAAATATTTCAAGTCATGGTCTGAATCCCTAAATTCATCAATTGCTCTCTGACGCAACAGGAAAAAGAAAAATACACTACTCAACAAGAACAAATTTATAATTGAACCCTGAGTATTGAATGCCCAAATATTCCCACTAGAGGAAAGTCCAAGCGTCAAAGCAGCAAACCCAAATGCAAACATTAGAACAGAAGATACAGGAAATCTTTCTTTAATATACAAAATAATAGCTAACATATTTATCCTTAAAAGTGTAAAATCAGTTATGGGCTTAATCTTGGTCTTTTTATGATTATACAATCAATTGCTCAGATAACTTCGATATCCCGTCCAAAATACTTGATTATCCTTGATATTGTAATTGATAACTTCCTATATTATGTCAAAACTAAGCGGGAAATTCTTGAGGTTTTTATTATCAGGTCAGTTTTACTGTCAACTTACATCATTGCATCAAGAATTTTCAGGCTTTATTTTAATGTTGAGTCAAAGCTACATAAAGAAGTTTTAAATCTAAAGCCAGATAGGTATCTCATTGTAGCTAATCACCGAAGCGCAGTTGATCCCTATCTAATACTCGCAACTCTACCATTCAACTCTTTCAAATCCTTATTACCCATCAGGTTTTTTACAGCTAACATTTATCTTAAAAGATGGTGGCAAAGATTTTTTTTGATGTCCTTTGGTAGTTTCAGAGCATACTCAGTGGAAAGCAAGGTATCTGGTGTCAAAGGTGGCCTTTATCTATCAGACATGGGTCAATCCCTTCTTATATTTCCAGAGGGAAAACGCAATCGGTATAACTCTAAGGTCGAGCCTAAAATTGGTGCTGCTTACTTAGCTCAACGAAGAGATTTTATGATTTTACCTGTATCTATAGATTATGTTAATAAGAAAACTAAAGTAACTTGGGGAAAGCCATTTAGAATAAATGATAGGTTGAGAACTAAGGATTTAAATCAACTGACGAGAATTATCTTTAATCGGGTTTTAAAATTATCAGATCAGAGATGAAATTATATGAAAACAAAAACAATTATTTTGACAGGAGGTACGGGAGTCTTTGGTAAATATCTAATTGAAGATTTATTAAAAGGTAAACCAAGAATAATTTTACTAGTTAGAGCTGATTCTCAAAAACAAGCAAACGACAGAGTTAAAAAGTTATTCAAATCAAATTCCCTCCCTCCTGATAAAGTTACAGTTTTAAACTGTAATCTAACACAGAAGAACTTAGGTTTGAATTCTGAGAACTTCAAAATTCTCAAACAAACTACCACGCATATCCTTCACGCAGCAGCTTCTACGAAATTTACCTTACCTCTAGATGAAGCAAGAAGAAATAATGTTGAAACGACAATGAAACTGTTAGCTTTTGCAAGAAACTGCAAAAATCTTGAAAGGTTTGGGTTTGTAAGCACTGCTTTTGTGGCAGGAAAAAGGTCAGGAATAATTTTAGAAGAGGAATTTGAACATAGTGCTGGATTTTTAAATACATACGAGGAAAGTAAATATGAAGCAGAAATGATTGTAAGGTCAATGATAAATTTACTTCCTATAGTAATATTTAGACCTTCCTTAATTATTACTCCCTATAAAAAATCAGATATTAGCCCTGTTAATGCTCTTACTTTAGGTCTTTTTCTAGCACGTAAGGGATTTCTTCCTATACTTCCTGGTTACAAAGAAAATAAGCTGGATATCATTGGAGGAACAGTAGCTTCTCAAGTTGTGGCTAAAATCTTCTTAAAAGAAGCATTGCATTATTCAACATACCATGTAACTAGCGCTGAAAAGTCTCCTAGCATAGAAAATTTTATTCGTATTGTTGAGCAACAATCAGGTAAAAAGCTACCTATGCGGTTTTGCGGTGACATAGAAAATTACTTATTAGAGCTGAAAAAGATTACTCGATTCAGACCAGATTTAACCGCAATTTATAGAAAGACACAAAGTTTTCTACCTGAATTGGCCTTCCCTAAAATCTATGACAATAGAAACCTGTTAGACGAACTAGAACTTAAATCTTTTAGTCATGAACCAATAAATTTAGTTCAAGCTATTTTGAAATGACTATCAATTTCTGCGATACTGAATGATATGGATATGTTAATTACTTATGTATTATTAGCTTTATTTCTATTACTGGCTGCTCATTTATTAGCTCTTCCTCTTATAAAAAAGAGGCCTGTTTTTATAAAGGGTACAGAAGAAACCCTCTTTTTCATGGCATTATTTGCAATAATAGCTTCTTTAACTCACCCTCTGATATATATCGTTGCTATAGCTATTGGACTTTTAATTTACTATACTAAATCTTGGATTGTATATGGAGTATCACTGGAAAATATTAGTACCGCTCTTGACAAAGCAATATTAGCTACAAGGGCAACAAGCAACAAGACCATTAATGAATATGAAATAGATAACAATATGACAATAAAACTTACTAATTTAGGGATGAGACTATGTTATATTCAGTATAGAAGTAAGGCGTATTCTAAAAAATCAGAGTTAACAAAAGAAATATTTAGAAAGTTTATACAAAATTATTTCATATAATCTTAGTCGAAAGGAGGTGGATATATGGCAAAAGTAAGCGCATCAGTGGTAATTAATAAACCTATTCAAGAAGTATTTAAGTATACAGCTTCTCCTGTAAATGGTCCAGCGTTCATACCTAACTTAAATGAGAATACCAACATTCAGCCAGAGCAACCAGGCTTGGGGCAGACTTTTGACTGGCGTTTTAATATGGCTGGGGTTGATCTAAAAGGTAAAGCTGAGGTAACTGAATATGAGGCGTCTCATAAAGTTACTATTAAAACGACTGGAGACAGCAACACAACTTGGATTTATACTTTCCAAGAAGAAAGTGGTGGAACACAAGTATCTGCTGAGGTTGATTATGAGATTGTAGAAAGTGCTTTGCAAAAAATCGCAAACAGGGTCCTGATTGACAAACTTAATCAGCGAACGGCAGAGCAAATGCTCGAAAACCTTAAAACTATCTTAGAAGGTTAAATAAACGTTTATCTAACAAAAGCGATCTGTATTAACTTCTAGTATGGATCGCTTTTATTAATCAGAGGTTTGTCAACTCGTTCACTGAAACCCCTAAAGCTTTTGCAATCTTCCACATCACAAAAACAGTGGGGTGATATTTACCAAGTTCTAGATGACCCACATAGGTAAGGTGTAATCCTGCTTTCTCAGCCAGTTCTTGCTGAGTCATCTTCTTCTCCTTCCTCACCTCTTTCAATCTCTCACGGAGTTTAGAAGTAAACTCCTCCCTCAATTTTTTATTAGCCCGCTCATCTTGCGGTGTTTTGAATAATATACTCACATCTTAGATTTTCTAGCGTAGACATAGTATTTTATATAGCGTACTCATCTAGTATTTGTTATAATCTGGCTTAACAACATCAAAGATGGGAGGTGATTAAATGAAAAAGTGCAAATCATGCAAGGCTGAAATACCATCAGACGCTAAAAAATGCTCTCATTGTGGTACTGATCAGAGAGGTTGGTTTAGACGACACCTGATACTTACTGGACTTTTAGTGTTATTCATTATCGTCATAGCTGGAGCTATTGCAGGAAGTGGTGGTAGTGATAAAAGTACAAGTCAGTCAACTGCACAGACAACTAGTGCTGAAACAAAACCAGTCGAACCGATGAAGATAACCGCACGAGAATTGGCAGACGACTTTGATAGCAATCAGGTAGCTGCTGAAAGTAAATGGAAGGACAAACGAGTTGAATTCAGTGCTGAGATAACAAATATCACAGATACTGGTCTGTCATTCAGTCGAGTGGCTTCCAAGGAATTCTCGCTTGCTCAGATTAGCTGTCGTATAAAAGATAAAAGCCAACTCTTGTCACTTAAAAATGGTCAGACAGTGACTGTGAAAGGTATTGTAGGCAGTCAAACGATCGGAGTAATTGATGTCAGCGATTGCGAAGTGATCAAATGACAAAGTCTTCAGCAACTATATTTTTAAGCCAGTTGCCCCTCCTGGCTTAAAGTGTTGGCTTCAAAACAATCCAGAAAAGAAGTGTATTGACATACACGCATTAAATGCGTATGATAAATACGCCATGAAATACGCCGAAATTGGAAGATTGATTAAATCAGAACGCGAAAAACGAGGTTGGGAGCAGGCTGATTTGGCATCGATGATATCACGAGGGCAGCAAGCGGTTAGTCGATGGGAAAAGGGTGATTCGCGTCCAAGGCAAGACGACTTGCTTAAACTAGTTGATATTTTTTCGGGAGATCCTGATGAGTGGTTAATCAAGGCAGGTTACCAGGTAGAAGAACCAGACCTATCCCTTGCTCCATTTTTACCACTGAATAATTTGAGCCCTGAAAATTTTGAGCTATTTTCTAGAGATCTTGTTCAAGCACTCAATCCCACTACAGATGTACATCGATATGGTACTCAGGGCCATAAACAGGAGGGTATTGATCTATATGCTAAGTATCCAAATAACGCTGTCCATGATTATCAATGCAAGAGGCATAAGCAATTCGGGCCTGCTGATATTAACGCTACAGTAAAGGCTACTTCATTAATAGCCAAGAAGCACCATCTACTTTTGGCTCGGAGAGCAACTCCTGAATCAAGGAAGGCTATGGATAAGAATAAGGGCTGGGTCCTTTGGGATATAGAAGATATTTCAGCCAAAGTTCGGAGTTTATCTCCAGATGACGCTATCTGTATAGTTGACACCTATTTCCCTGGCTGGCGGAAACGTTTTTTAGGAATTGATGAACCAAGTCCATGGTTATCACCCAAGAAGTTCTTTCTACCTCTTGAAAACAGACTGAAACTTTTCAGTCATGGTTGGAGTTTTGTTGGTCGTGCCAAAGAACTTCAAGCTTTGGACGAATTCCAAAACCAAAACGAACTAAATACAATTCTCTTAAGCGGCCGAGGAGGTATTGGCAAAAGCAGATTACTACGTGCATGGTCAACAAATTTGCCTAAACAAGTAAGAGTTGTATTTATTTCGCAAGGAGCAGATGTATCACCAAAAGATTTCGAATTGCTTCCAAAAGGGCTTGCATATCTGGTGATTGATGATGCGCACGATAGGTCCGATATAATATCGATCTTCAATACAATTTCTCGTTTGCGTCCTGAAATGAAGGTTGTTCTGAGCACTCGCCCTTATGGTATTCCCCGATTGCATGACGAACTTACTCAGTCAGGAAAGATGTATGACCGAGAAAAAACAATTGCCCTGACTGATTTGACTATAGAAGAAGCCAAAAAATTATCAGAGGAGATCCTCTCGGCAGTAGGCGGCAATATTCAATACGCTCAACGTATAGCAGAAATAACAAAGGATTGCCCACTCGCAACAGTTATAGGTAGCCAGTTGGTTGGTAGAGGGCAAATTCAGCCTGAAACACTTAACAACGACGAAGAGTTCAGGGAACAGCTAATGAGAAGCTTCAGAAATGTTGTGGCTGGTCAGATTGGTAGCTCAAATCCCGATGATATTCGAGATCTACTTGATTTAATAGCAACGCTTCAGCCGATAAATACTTCTGCTTCTGAGTTTCAAGAAATCGCTGAAAAATTGCTTGGTAGAAGATTTGACAAGATTATTAGGGACATCAGTGCATTAGAGGAAGCTGGTGTTTTGCTTAGGCGCGGCAGCAAGTTAAGAATTGTTCCAGATCTTCTGGCAGACTATATACGAGCTGATGCTTCATATGATGAAAAGTCAAAGAGTCCTACGGGATATGCAGATAAGGTATTCAGTTTAGCACGAAACGACTTGGCTACAAATTTACTTGTGAATATCAGTCAGCTTGACTGGCGATTTTCAACAAATGGTATTCAGTCAATGCTATTAAATGAGGTTTGGTCAAACCTGAAAGAACAATTTAAAAAAGCAAAAATATACGAGCGGTCCGCAATACTTACTGCATTAGGGAAAGTTTCATATTACCAGCCCAAACAGGCGTTAGATTTTGTCAAACTTGCATTAGAGGAGCCAACTAGTGAAGTGGAAGAGGATTATAAATCCTACTCCTTCTTGGCTCCATCCTACCGAATAGTGACAGAAAAAATACCACCAATATTAAAGTATGCAGCTTACCATCAGGAATTTTTGAACGAAGCTCTGGATTTACTTAAGGACTTAGCAAAAACAGATAAGAGATCACCCAACTCATATCCAGACCATCCTTTACGAATTCTGCAGGATTTGGCTTCAATAGAACCAGGAAAACCTGTTGGTTATAACGAGGCAATAGTGGATCACGTCATCACCTGGTTACAAGAAGAGGTAACTGATAACTTTTCCCCTTTTGATGTTCTTGACGTGTTACTTCAGACAGAGGGTCATTCGTCTGAAGCTAAAGGAATTACCATAACAATGAAAGCTTTCAAGGTCAGGCCAGAAGTGGTGGCTAACTTAAGGAAGCTAGTTGTTAATGCGGCTTTCGATATCGTAGTGAACAAGCCACTGAAAGATAGTTTGCGAGCGATTAAAACCATTAGTGAAGCATTAAGTTACCCTCATGGATTATTGGGCCAAAGTGTTACTGATGCTGATATAGCAGCATGGGAACCAGGAATACTGGATATATTAAAACGACTTGAGGAGGTTGCCTCAAATACCAATATTGACCCTTTTGTTGCAACTGAAATAAGAAGTGCTGTTTCCTGGCACTCGAGCTACAGTAAAACTACTACCAAGGCAGCCGCGAAAAAAGTATTGTCTGCAATTCCCATAAGCACACCTTATGAAGTTTCCCGCGCTGTAGTTGATAGTTGGGGTTGGACATTTGAAAGAGAAGACGACACAGGCAGGAGAGATGAAATCGCCATTATCGATTGGCGCAAGAATTTAGCAAAGGAGCTGGTTAAAACATACAAAGAAAAATTCTCTGCGTTAGTTGAGATGCTGGAAGAACGAATAAAAATCATGAATGAAGCTCTTATGTCTCGTCACCCAGATGCAGGGCCATTCCTGGCTGCTCTTATGGAAGAATCGATAGAATTTACCGAATACCTTGGTAACTATCTATTGTCCAATCCTCAATCGTCTCTTGCCCCTTGGTTTAATGTGGTTATTGTTGTAATTACACCAAAAAATCGGGATACCGCGATTAAGTTTTCTCAAGAGGCAGTGAAGAGTGGAAACAAAACGCTAACTCAATGCGTTGCAGGAGCATTTGGGTGGGGATTATATAACCTCCCTATATCAGATGCAGAAATTGATATCGTTAAGCAACTGACCTTATCCGATGACCCTTGGGTTAGACAAAGAATTGTTAGAGTTGTTAAAAGATTCTCCGATGACCAAAAAGGGATAGCGTTGGATATTTTGCTTGGAATGAGGTTCAATGATTCAAAAGAAATAGCCGATGAAGTACTCGGTGAATTTGAAGAAAAACATGGGAGATTCAAAATTGACGACCTGTCACAAGAGCAAATAATACAAATATTAGACCGACTTGTATCCTGTCCTTCGATTGACGATTACCACATCGGACTATTCCTGAGTAAATTGTCGTTTATCTATCCAGAATCAACTCTAAAAATGATGATGGATCGTATCGAGTACAAAGAAGCAAATCAAAAGCTTGAAAACTATGATGTACTTCCCTTTTCATGGAACCATAGCGCTCCTCTGCGATTTCATGAAACCAGCCAGTATGAACAGTTACTTCGAACAGTCAGGGATTGGTCCACAGTAAAAACAGATAATTGGGTACGCTTCCACTATGGCTCGGATTTATTTAAGTTGGTATCAGCTGGTTTTGATGAAGTGACTCTTAAAGTAGTTGATGAATGGGTTATATCGGCTAATGAGCGTCAGCTTATTGCCGCTACCGCACTTTTAGGTGAAGCTCCAAGAACATTTGTCTGGGACAAATCGGAGTTTGTGATTAAAATTCTTGATCAGGCTGAAAAGTTTGGTCCCACCTGCTACAAGAAGGTTTCATCTTCACTTCATAGTTCGGTACTTCAAGGTGTAAGGCATGGGACACCAGGTCAGCCTTTTCCAGAGGATATTCACCAACGCGATCGTTCTTACGTAATGATGCAAAAATTACCTCCTGGTTTACCAGCTTATAGATTTTATAAAGCATTGTATGAAGAAGCCAAGGTTAATATTGACCAGCATACCATTGAGGATTTAGATCTTAGCGAGGATTAGTTGTAATTCGCAAGACTGAAAATGAAGATTAAGAATAAAAATCGAATTATTTACGATGAACGCTATTACAAATCTCAATTTTTATTGAGAAAACAGGAATTTCAGGACGCTATTTTGAATTTTAAAAGAATCTTTTCTGGTCTTGGTTGTCAGATTCCTGACAAAAGTTTTTCAAGTTTAAGCGAGTTTAGAAAATGGAACAAAGAATTAGCGCGAAAACATATCGAAACTCTGAGAAAGAGTCCGATCACTGAACCATACTTCCCAAAATGGAAAGATGAGATTAATAAAATTCTTAGGCAATTTAATTTAGATGACGGTTATTTTATATTCGTCTGGTTACACATATTTTTAGGGGTGAATAGTTATCAAAGACCTCTTTTTGAAATTTATACTCAGAAGTCGAGCGATAGTGACGAAAATGAATTATTATTGAAAATTTACCCTCATACAAGAAGGGAAGATATTGATATAAACTGGCCAATAATAAAACAGGCCCAAAAAACACTCTTGAATTACAAAGCTAGAGATAAATCGATTTATTTTGAAAAAGACTTAAAAATTTATAATGAATACTTGGAAATAAAGAAATTTCCATTAGGTGAGAGGTTTCAGAAATATGGTGAACGCGATATTTACGAAATTCTGGCAGAAAATAACGATCTTACTTCTAGCGGTATCGAAAAAATTATTAAGCGGATTAAAGATCTCCTTCTTAAATAATTTCCTCAATTATAAGTAACATTTTATCTGTCAGCTTACTTCTAAAAGAAGGTCATTTATAGTCTAAAAGTATCAACAAAAGGTACTGATAGACTATGAAGACAGACGATAGATATTTTAGGTCAACCAATTTTTACCTCTGCGCGTTCCTATTTTCCAAGGGCTTCGAACTTGTAAATGTTGATAAACTGACCGACCCCAGACGAGCAATTTTTGTCTTCCGTGATACTCCTGATCGTGAGTTTTTAGTTCACCAATACAGCTTCGCTAAGGAAGATTCTCCCGACATTCTTGTGGACGTTCGTAAATTAACTCTGGCAATCAAGACGCTAAAAGAAAACCTTTATCAGAACAAATTTTAACCATGTTAAAGAAAAAAGCGATTATTGAATACCAAGAATTAGTAAAGAAAGTCTACAAACTAGACATTTCTTTTGATGAAGCAACAGTTCAGGCAAACAAATTACTGAATTTATTCCGAGCGGTATACAAACCTCTACCGATAAATTGGCAAGAATTACTTAATAAAAAGTATGCAGCAATACCAAGTTAAATTATGAAGGGAGGTGATAAAAAATGGGCAAAATTTTTACTGTAGATGAAGGAGGATTGCCTCTAATTCCTGAAGGCGAATATAAAGCCGTGTTTACTAAATATGAGGAGAAAAAAGCATTGGCTTATGGGGACGCTTTAAGAATTGATTTTGAGATCAAAGAGGGAGACTTTAACGGTACAGTTCTTAACACTCTAGTTTCAGAGAGGCTATCACCAAAGTCGAGATTTGGTAAGTTAGTCAGTGCACTTACAGGACAACCTCTAAAGGCAAAGGACGGAGTTGATTTGGACGAGTTACTAGGAAAACCTTGTTCGATTGTCGTTGGGACCACCGAAGGCAAAGCAGGTTATGGTGACTTTTCTACGATTGTAGAGTTCAAAGAATTATCAGAAGAATGATAATTCTTTTTAACTTTCACTCTAGGCATAAGTCGAATTTATGCCTAGGAATGAGGGCTAAAAATGACTACATCTAATACTAATACAAATCAAATATTGGAGCAAGCGTTACTTCTATCTGAAAAATTGAAATGGAGTATTGTATGTGTTGGTAAAGGTGAAAAAATACCATTAGTCCCCTGGAAAGAACTTCAAACTAGAAGAGCGACACGAAAAGAAATTATTAATTGGTTTACTTCATACCCAGAGGCAAATGTAGGTATAGTTTTGGGTAAAGTTTCGAACTTGATGGTAGTAGATATAGACCCTCGAAATGGAGGTAGCTACGAAGAATTTAAGGACGTAAAAACAGTAAAGGTTAAAACTGGTGGCGGTGGTTGGCATATTTATTTTCAATATGATGAAGGATTTCATAACCTTTCCAGTATAAGATCAGGAATTGATATCAAAACTGAGAAAGGTTATGCGGTTGCACCGCCATCAATTCACCAATCAGGAGACCTGTATAAATGGATAAGTAACCCGTTTGATACCCAGATTATCCCTATACCCGACTCAATAAAAGAATGGTTATTGAATGGCAAGCAAGAAATAAAACAGAACGACAAATCTACCAAAATAGAAGAAATCGTACGTGGGGTCTGTGCAGGTCAACGAAATACTAGTGCAGCCTCCTTAACTGGAAAACTTTTAAGAAGTCTTGAGGAAAAGGAGTGGGAGTCAATTGCTTGGCCTCTTATTAAATCCTGGAACAAAGAAAACAACAATCCGCCATCACCAGAAGAAGAATTACGTACCACTTTTGAAAGTATTAAGAAAAAGGAGTGGCAAAGAGTAGAGGAAGAAGAACAAAAGGGTTCTTTTACAAAACAGTTAATAGAAAAAATTTTAAGCAGCGGAGCTATTTTGTTTAAGGATGAATATGGCGATGGTTATATATCACCTGATGGAACAGGCAGAGAAATAATGAAACTTCGTTCCCGAAGTTTTAAGTTACTAGTATCACGCTGTAGCTGGCAAAACTTTGATGGTCAGCCTGTTCACACTGACGTAATCAGTAATATTACTCAAATGCTTGAAGCAAAAGCATTATTTGAAGGAGAGCAATACAACTTGTTTGTTCGAATAGCAAGGACTGATGAAGCAGTATGGTACGATCTAGGGAATGGTCCAGCTGTAAAAATTAACAAAAATGGATGGGAAGTTGTTTATAGTCCACCAATTCTATTTAAACGATTTTCCCATCAACAGCCACAGATAATACCTCAGAGGGGTGGTAGTGTTACTCAACTAGACAAATTTTTAAACATTAGCAATGAATCAGAAAGGCTGTTGTTTAAGGCTTTCACTATCTCGGCATTTATACCAAATTTCCCCCATCCACTTCTCGTTATACATGGACCTCAAGGTTCAGGAAAAACTACACCATTAAAGCTCCTTAAATCTTTAATTGATCCTTCTGGACTGAAAACGATGTCTGAACCAGATAATAAACGGGAATTTGTCCAATTAGCTTCTCATCACAGCTTTATATTTCTTGATAATTTATCCATGCTTCAAGGATGGTTATCCGATTCCTTAGCAAGAGCCTCAACTGGTGATGGTCTGAGTAAACGGGAGCTTTACAGCGACGATGAGGATATTATTTATTCACTCCAAAGAACTGTAGCATTAAATGGCATTAATTTGGTTGTTAGCAAAGCCGACCTTCTTGATCGTTCTATTTTAATTGGTCTTGAAAGAATTTCTGAAAAAGACAGACGACTTGAAGAAGAATATTGGGCAGAGTTTGAGAGAGAAAAACCATATATCTTAGGAGCAATTTTTGATTGTGTTTCAGAAGCATTACAGGAATATCCAAATATAAATCTCTCCTCACTACCTAGAATGGCTGATTTCACTAAATGGAGTTGTGCAATTACTAAAGGGCTGGGACTTCCTGAGTCAGACTTCTTACAAGCCTATTATCAAAAAATTGGTCAACAAAATGATGAAGCCTTGCAAGCAAGCCCTGTTGCTCAGACTATATTGGAACTGATGTCTGACAGAGATGAATGGCAAGGAACACCTACTGAATTATATGAGGAACTAAATAGACTTGCTTCAAGGTTAAAAATTGATACAAACAGTCGTTATTGGCCCAAAGACCCTCAATGGTTATATAAACGAGTACAACTTGTTCACTCAAATTTAATGGCTGAAAATATAAGAGTAACTCGCGATGAAAAATCTAGACCAAGAATTATTCTTATTGAAAGAGTCAAAAATACTGACGCTAGTGACGGAGTGTCGGAGCAGGCGGCCAATACTCCTGAGAATATGTCACCAGATAATCAACCAAAAGCTAATACTGACGGGGTTACTGTCGAAGAAGTCATGAGGATTTTTTCTCAACCGTCAGTAGAGTCAACGCCGACACTATTTCCCAAAAATCAAGAAGGTGTAAACGAAGAAAGTTATTGAAAAAAAGTTTAAAATTAGTAATAATGAATACGATGAATACATCTAATTTACAACAGGATACAAAATTAAATTACTTTATCTACTGTCGTAAAAGTAGCGATACTGAGGACAAACAGATGCTATCTCTGCCTGCTCAAGTACGAGAATTAACCAAATACGCACAGGATCACAACCTAACCGTTGTTGATGTATACCAGGAGTCAAGAACGGCTTTCAAAGTTGGACGACCTCTATTTAATGAAATGATGCAAAGAATTGATAATGGAGAGGCAAATGGCGTCCTCGTATGGCAAGCCAACCGAGTATCTAGGAATGCTCTAGATGGCGGTCTATTTATCTACTATATGAGTGAAGGTAAAATTGTTGAATTACGCACACCTGGTAAATCATACACAATCCTATCTGATAGATTTCAACTGCAAATTGAATTAATTATGGCTCAAAAGGATTCGGATGATAAAAGTGAAAGCGTCAAGCGTGGTAATAGAGAAAAGTTCTTCCAAAAGAAGGATTGGTTAGGAGTTGCCAAACCAGGATATCTAAATTACATGAACCCAATGACAAAAGAAAAAACCATAATAGATGATCCAGAAAGGTTTGCTCTTATTCAAAAGGCTGGAAGCATGGTAATAAATGGTGAACTTACGCCAATGCAAGCACTTGCCAAACTAAATGATGAGTGGGGATTCAGAACAAGAAGAACAGCCAAGCAAGGTGGTAGACCTATGGGAAAAAGTATGTGGTACAGAATCCTAGGTGACCCTTATTATTATGGATTGATGAAAAGAAAGGAAGGCGAAACCGAGGGTAGACATAACCCTATGTTTACAAAAGAAGACTTTAAATTATTACAAGTACGCTTAGGAAGGACAGGTAATAATACCACTACATTCCATAACTTCCCTTACAAACCAGCAATTAAATGTGGTGAATGTAATGGGAGCATCACAGCAGAAGAAAAATGGCAAATTATCTGCTCAAACTGCAAGGTAAAATTCCACAAAGGAAAACAAAGAGATAGATGTCCAGAATGTAATATTTTGATTGAGGAGATGGTTAAGCCAAAAATTCTTCACTATATTTATTTTCGCTGCACAAAGAAGGTGAACAGAAACTGTTCACAAGGCTCAATAGAATATGATGAACTGGAAAAACAAATAGATGAGGAGATTGAGAAATTTACAATCCCCAAAGAATTTGTGATCTGGGCAATAAAACACCTGAATGAGGAAAACACTCAGGAAGTCACAGACAGAGAAACTATTAAAATTACCCTACAAAACGCAATTGATGACGTAACTAAACAATTAGATGGCCTACTAACACTCAAGATTTCACCAACGAACATTAGTGGCGAACTTCTATCTGATACAGAGTATGCAGCAAAGAAGAAACCATTACTTGCAGGCAAAGAGGATTTATTAGACCAACTCAATAGACTCAGCGAGAGGCAAAACAAATGGATGGAATTATCAGAGCGTACTTTCAATTTTGCGTGTCAGGCTCGTTACTGGTTATCTTTTGGCACACTAATAGAGAAGACTCAGGTACTTGATGCGCTTGGTTCGAACATTGTATTAAGAGATAAGAATTTGCTGATAGAACGGCACAAACCATACTTCTTGATAGAAAAGGGTCTAAATGAAGCAAGAGAAATTGCAAAAAGGTTAGAACCTGCAAAAGAGGTTGATTTATCGGTCCAAATTGCCTATTTGGAACCTGTTAGTTCAGCTTGGCTGGCACTGGTTGATGATTTCAGAACTCCTAGTTGGTCTGAAACTATCAAGTATCCTGAGCTAGTGTATCAGAAATCTCAGCAGTTTCTACAACGATATGCATACGCCAACTAACTTAGGTTAGCTATGCTTGCCTACCCCCACCACACCCCTTACAACCCATCCAAAATACTAATTAAGCCTGTCTTAAATCTGCGATATAAAATTGAAAGTTGTAGTCGAAGTACTGGAAGTGTCACTTAGTCTTTAACCATGAGTCCTGACTGATAGTCCAAGAAACATTTACGGATTGTATTTGCGCACCTGTGGGGAGAGAATTAAAAATTCTTTGGCTCATAAAATTTTCTATACGAATTGGCATTATTGGATAATACTCTTTATAATAGCGCCATGCTTTAATCTTCAAAGTTTTATTCACCTTCAAATCATCCCAGTATCTTTTAACAGCATCTTCTAAATCTTTAATAGCCCAACCTAAATGTAGATATATTCCCCCCTGAGTTGCCGTTAAATGGAGATTTTTATTCTGCTCAAGATTATTTTCGTGGTAAAGAAGGAAAAAGTGGGGGGAGTAAAAATGAAGAATTGACCAACGCAATTCAATAACCTTCTCAGAATCGTATCTATCCATATACGCTTTTATAAAAGACCTAAACCTAGCTTTAGTTGCACCTTGGGATGTATAACTTGTGAATAATCCGCCAAAATAATCTATCGCACAGCACCAGAGTATAAATGCCCCTACCAATGCACCACTTTCATCACAAGTTCCGTCTTCATTCATTCTGCAACACCTTTTAATATCCCCAACTGCCCAATCAACGATTCGGGAAAAGTGCTCATCTATAAAGGCTTCAGCAAGTTGTAGTTCGTCTTTGTTAATTTTCATTCATTAAAATTCACTTCGACTCTTTTATCAACTTTTGCGTCTGGGTCAAGAACGTAGAATTTTTCAGGTACAATCTTGAAGAAACGATAGGGAGCAGAACCAGTAAAGGATTCTGGTTTCATATCAACAAAAGTGGTGTGATACCACTTAAATGCTTCAGACAATTCTTCGTTTTTGAGGAGATGTGCTTCCCCCAACCCTTGCACACCATTACCTGCTCCTTCTTTTTGATGTGAGTCAAAGATGGCAAATGCTACTGTTGGGTTATTTAAGATATGTTTGGTATGCAATGAATCCATTTGCGAGATGTAATAGAAGTTGTACTTATTATCAACTGCGTAAAATACTGGAGCGACCCAAGGGTCTTTATCGGCAGTGCCGAGAGTAAGGTAAATATTATTCTTGATTATGTGTTTAGCAATTCTAGTGAGTTCATTAGGTGTCATATTCTTTTCCCCCATGGTTATTAATTACTAAAGAATTTAACTATCATATCCACAACCTTGCTTTCGTAAGGTTCTTCATGAAATCCATGTTCCGAACCTTCAATAAGTTCAAATCTTTTACTTGAATTAGACAGAGCATTAAAACAGTCTAGCGTATCTTTATAGGAGACTTTACTATCATTACTACCATGAACAATTAGTAATGGATTTTTATACTTTTTAAGTTCTTGACAAGGACTATAAATTTTCATCTCTTCAAATAATCTTTTACCAATCTTAAACCTTCTACTACCAACCCTAATAAATCCTTGTTCACTTAAGCGCTCAAACACATTTTCGAAATGTTCCTTTGCCCACGGCGTCGTAGGATTCAAAAAGCACTTCTCATAATCTAACACTGGATTTGCTAGGAAAAGTGCTCTTACTTCTTTAGCATGAGTTCCTGCATAAAGTGCAGAAACACTACCTCCAAAACTTGCTCCTGCTATATTTAATTCCAGAATATTCTTATCCTTCATAAAATTTACTGCTGCTTCTAAATCCCTTAGTTCACCAGAAATTGTAAAATCAGTTAACGAATCACCTTGGCTTTTACCATGCCCTCTAAAATCAAATTTTAAAGTTGAAAAGCCAAGTTCGTTCAGCTTGCTTTCTGCTCTTACAAATATCCCCTCGTCATCTCTATTAACCGTCATACCATGAGCAAGAATAACTCCTTTAACTGAATCCTCTATTTTGGTGAAGTCTCCTTCAAGGATGAAGTTATCGTTAGTTGAAAATTTGACAACTTGTCTTCTCATACTATAGTCGTAATTATATCTTAAAATTCGAACTCGTTCTTGTGGAATTTTACTTCAACTTTCGAAGTTTAACTTGAATTTCTGAGAGTCTTCCGTTAATAATCTCTTTGTCCTCATTTAATTGTCGTAGTTTCGCACCTACGTCTTGGAATTTACATGTGGTTTGATTCGTCATACAGTCACCAAATATTTTATATGCTTCACTAGCATTATTTGCTAGATTATTACTCTCTGTTACTGTATCAAGTAGTAAAGCGTTAATTCTCTCTAACCTTTGATTAGTTCTCCATAAAATTACGACCAAAACGCTTCCAATAATTGCCCAGCAAATAAGTAAATAAAAAGATAATCTACCCGTTTTACTTTTCATTTTGATAGTCCGAGCTCCTTAAGGCAGTTTTGGTAGACAATATTATCAATTGACGGATGGCCTTTAGCAATCCTACCGCCTTCAAATTCATATCGAGCTAGTTGTATACATCTTAATTTAATCTCCTGAGGCCTGTAAATTAAAATGTAGTATCCAATACCAGTAGATAATAGGCCTATTAGGATAACCAAAATAATTTTCAATTTCATAATTAGTTAGATGACTACGCTATATAAAATACTATGAGTACGCTGGAAAATCAATGGTATGAAGTCATTGATTTTCAAAACACCCATTGAGACCAATGAAAATAGGAAGTTAAGAAGGGAGTACACGAAAAGGTTAAGTGAAAGACTCCGAGAGGCCCGCAAGCGCAAAAAGATGACGCAACAGGAGCTTGCCGAAAAGGCAGGTTTGCATCTTACTTATGTTGGTCATCTAGAACTTGGTAAATACCACCCGACGGCGTATGTGATGTGGAAGATTTCAAAGGCGCTTAAAGTTTCAATAAGTGACCTTACTGATTTATAACTTCAGATTCTGAAATTAGAGTACTCTTTTAGTATCTTCTACTCCCTTGAAGGCGACACTCTAGCCACGACTATCTACATTGTAATACCTTTATAAGTTATAAAGGATTTGTATTGTAAATCCTCTTTATATTATGACAGGGTACCCGATTTATATACTTTTAGCTTGGAAGCTATTAATCTCCCCTGAGTACCCTCAATATTATTCCGTATCTATAACTTGAACTCGTTCTAGTCGTACTATCTCTAGTAGTGGTACTTGACAAGCACGTAAAAGATGTGATATAGTCATCTTGTTATGGAACGACTGAAAGTCACTTTAAGACAAAAGTCAAACGAAATTCTTCAGGGAATCCTTGTCTTCTTGACCAACAAGGACAAAGAAATTACCTTCGAACTATTTGAGAATAATTTTCCCGAGATTAAAGGGAAAAGGCTTGGTAGTCTATTTAGTGGAATTGCCAGAACTGATATTAACGGCAAGCGTATTGCTGTTTCTATCCCCCAATTTGGTAGTAGAAGAAAGGTGTGGAAGTTGAACAAAGAGTTGACCGATAAAGAACTTGAAGAACTGGAAGTATTAATTACGAATATTCTTGAGGAACGAAGATGAAAATTTGGATAACTAATGATTTTATTTTTGAGGGAATTAGAGACTTCTTATTTTGTAATCTAGGTAAGGTTAATACTGTAGGGTCAAAGGGCAAGCTTTTACTAGAAATCTCAAACTCGCAGATTAGAGGATATTACGAGAC
>Ga0155155_128_pt1 | contig 11772 bp, 11 predicted proteins | sample RifCSPhighO2_01_FD_106123 | JGI IMG/M metagenome (GOLD analysis project Ga0155155, IMG submission 106123) | Candidatus Woesebacteria bacterium RIFCSPHIGHO2_01_FULL_39_17
TCGATTTCTTTTTCTGCACGCCCAACTATAATATCAGGCGTTAAACCTAAACTATTCAAAATCTGAACCGACTGTTGAATTGGTTTTGATTTTAGCTCTCCGATTGAAGGAGGAACAGGAAGATAGCCTACATGAATCAAAATGACATCCATGGGGCTTTTCAATTTAATTCTTCGAACAGCTTCAAAAAATAAAAGTCCTTCATACTCTCCAACGGTTCCGCCCAATTCGATTAAAACTACGTCGGCATTATGGACTCGTCCTGCTGCAATCCATCTTAAAATTATTTCAGGAGGTATTTGATGATAAGGCTCTACGCACTTACCTCCGTACTCGAGAGCTCTTTCTTTGTCCAAAACAATTCTGTAAACCTGACCGTTTGTCAAATAATTTTCCCTGGTTAAAATTTCATTGATAAAACGTTCATAATGACCCAAGTCCTGATCCGTTTCAACTCCGTCGTGTGTAACAAAGACTTCACCGTGCTCAATAGGGTTCATAGTACCAGCATCAATATTCAGGTACATATCACACTTCATGGCAGTAACTTTTATTCCGCGGGATTTAAGAAGGAGACCAATTGAAGCCGTAGTTACTCCCTTACCGAGCCCAGATAGTACGCCACCGGAGACAATAATAAACTTCACTTTATGTTATATAACACATTACAGGTAACTTATGTCAATAACTAAAAGAGAGATTAATTTCTTGAATTATATAAAAAATCGGGACTAGGAGTATGTTTGGGTGCCGGCTTACCTTCCTCTGCAGTATTATTGTCTGGATCTAAGTAAATTCGAAAATTGCCTTCAGTGCCTCTGGGGGGAATCGAACCCTCATTCCCTGTTCCGAAGACAGGTGCTCTATCCGTTGAGCTACAGAGGCAATTTTCTCATCAGTATTGCTTATTTTTTCAACTCTTGAATTATATTATACTGAATTTAGATAAGTTTTGGCAAAGAAGTAAGGGTCACAGTTGGATAAGCATAGCTTGGCACCGCTTTGCGTTGTAGGCGAAGCTATCCAACATGGTCCCATTAGATACTCCTAAGTGAGCTATCCCATAGGAGGGGGTGAGAATATGAAACGCTATCAGAAATTTTTAGGTTTCTGGCTAATTAACTCGGCAATTTTGTACTTGGCAAATCTTTTTTTACCCAACGCAGTTAGCATCGGAAATAGCATCTTTGCGCCATATCAGGCAATCGTCTTTAGCGGGTTTATCTGGAACTTAGTGCTATGGCATACCGAAGCTTTCTTAAAAGACTTGGAGTATCCGTATAAAGAAAACGTGCCAATGATGCTGGCATATTTGGTCATGAATTTTGCAACTGTTTGGTTAATTGCCAGATTTGCCTTTATAACCGGTGTCGGCATTGCAAGCTATCTGTACGTTGCCGGAATTGCAGTTATTGCTAATTTTGTCCAATACAAAGCTTGGCAGTACATGGATAAGAGAAAATAACCAAAAGCTTATTTAGCTTCTAACTTTGAGTGGGAGGAAGTCTTCTTTGATATAATTCCAAACATGGTGCACTTAACCAATTCCGAAAATACTCATATGAATATCAAGCGGATCGAGAAAGAGATTCGTGATACTCCCTATCACAAAGGCACAGAGCACCATATTGGCAGGCTTCGCGCAAAGCTTGCAAAGCTAAAAGACGGTCTTCGGGTTGAGTCTGTAAAAAAGGGTGGCGGAGGCGGATACGCCGTTAAAAAACAAGGTGATGCAGCCGTAATCTTAATCGGCCCCCCCTCAGCGGGAAAATCAACTCTTATTAACAAATTGACAAACGCCCAAAGCAAGGTTGCTCCCTACGCTTTTACGACGGTAAACGTTATTCCCGGAATGATGATTTACAAAAACGCTCGAATTCAGATACTTGATGTTCCTGGGCTTATCGAGGGGGCTGAAGAAGGGAGGGGGAGAGGTAGGGAAGTTTTATCGGTAGCTCGGGGGGCAGACTTAATAATACTTATGACCGATGTTGACCGCCCTGAAGCAACTGAAAGAATTAAAAAAACTTTGGAGGAAAACGGCATACGCCTCAACATTGTGCGACCAAATGTAATTATAGACAAGAAAGTTTCAGGAGGATTAACTCTCCATTCAAACATCAAGCAAGACCTTACTAAAGAAACTATTAAATCTATTGCACAAGAGTTGGGAATTAAAAACGCCGAAATAACCATCAATGAAAAGCTGACAATAGAAAGGCTAATTGACGCTTTTTCTCTAAACCGCGTATACGTACCCTCAATTTCTATTATTAATAAAGCTGACTTAAACAACAAAGTAACGGGTGCCAAGCTAATCCACCCTGCCTTTCCGACAGGCAGGCCGCCGGGTGTATTTGAGGCTGCAACCGTTACTCCACTATTTATCAGCGCTGAAAAAGGAACCGGTCTTACCGAGTTGAAAGAAAAAATGTGGCTATCACTTAATTTCTTGAGGGGCTATCTGGTACGACCGGACGAAGACCCTGATTTTGATAACCCGATTATAATGAAAGTGGGTTCTACATTGTACGACGTTGGGGAGAAATTAGGGGAAGATTTTGTTAAAGAAAAAATAAAGGCAAAAATTTGGGGGGCGGGTTCAAAATTTCCAGGTCAAGAGGTTTCACTTTCGACTAAGCTAGCCGAAGGCATGCAAGTTAGGTTTATTTAGCTTGCACAAATGGTGCCCCTGGAGGGAATCGAACTCTCATCTACTCCTTAGAAGGGAGCCGCTCTATCCATTGAGCTACAGGGGCAATAATATCTCTGTATTTTATCAAAAATTTATTAACTTTTCATTTCGTAGTTGACAAGTACATCTAAATAATCGATATTTTTAAGCGTATTAATATGCAAATAGCGAATGGAAAAAATGGCTACGAAATACCCGAAAAAGTAGGCATTATCTATAGTGACGTCAAAAGGGAGTATTTCCCGACAGAGATGCAGTTCATTACCGAAAAAGGCGCCGATAAAGACGCGAGAGTTATATCTAAATATTTAGAAAAACTGAAGATTAAACCAATTTTATATCCCGGAAATTCCGGTCTTCCCCAAAAACTAAAAAAAGATAAGCCTAACGCGGTAATAAATCTTGTCGATTCCGTCAAGGGCTATGAATATTTGTCCTCATCCATCCCGGGAGTTTTGGAACTTCTCGAAATTCCTTACACTGGTGCGGATATTTTGGGAATGTCCCTGGACACCAATAAATTTGTCATAAAAAAACTGCTTCAACAAAATGGAGTTCCCGTGCCTAATTATCAGCTTTTTAATTCTTCGTCCGATTTTCTTGACCCTACGCTTCGTTATCCTTTAATTTCAAAGCTGAATGAAATTCACGGCGCGGTGGAAATAACTCAAGACGCTATATCCGAAAACGAAAGACATCTGAGAGAAAGAATAAAGTTTTTGATTCAAACTTATAAACAACCCGTTTTGGTTGAAGAATTTATAGTTGGCAGAGAGTTTACGGCTATACTTTTGGAGGGATTAAATAAAAAAGTTTATTTGGCCGAGAAAGTGTTTGAGGGAGCGGACAGAAAATATATATTTATGACATTTGAGGATCAGTGGTTAAGTAAAAAACTGACAAACATACATTATCAAAAATACGACGAACCTCTTTTAAGGGCTTATGTCAGAAAGGCATTCGATATAACCAAAATGATGGACTACGGGAAGTTTGACATCAGGATGGACTCGTCGGGCAGATATTTTTTTATCGATTCCAACACCAACCCCGCGTTCGGTCCGAAGGAAACGGATTGCGCCTTGGCTTATATTCTGGATTTATACGGCATTTCTTTTCAGGAAATTCTCCGAAGGCTTCTTATCAATACCGTTCGTGATGCAAAGGGCAAAGAAAGGCTTCCGATTCCTTCTTAATTCTGAGCGGGAGACGGGATTTGAACCCGCGACCTCTTCCTTGGCAAGGAAGCGTACTACCACTGTACTACTCCCGCAGAAACCTGCCTTTCAAGTGTGCTGCGGTCTGGAATCGAACCAGAATCTGATCTTCTTCAGAGACCCGCCGTGACCACCTTGGCTACCGCAGCATATACTCGTAAGTTCTCATTCTATGACAATTAGCACAAACAATATCACATTTTTCAATTTCTGCTTTAATTTTATTTAGAGACCAATTCGCCGTAACAGCACGAGCTATATCAACGATCTTATCACCCCCATCACGATGATCAAAATCCATCACATAACTTGGAAGTTTATTTCCGCAGTCTGCGCATGGCCTGTTCTTGGCATTTATTATGAAATCGCGTTTCTCTCTATAGTACCTCCGTCGTCTAATATTTGCTAAAGGCAACTGCCTATCTCTATTCTCTGTATAATACTTTCTACCCCTGACTTTCATGCAGGATTTACACTTCTCATAATACTTTCCAGCTCTCAGACCTGTTTTTCTCTTGTAAAACTGAAATAAAACTTTTTTCTTTTTACATTTAGAGCATATCTTCACACGTTAAGTTTACATGTTGCCTGATAAATTGTAATTGTTCTTCAGGCGCCCGCCGTGACCACCTTGGCTATCTCAGCTTAAAAATACTTATTCACTAGTAGTTGCTTCTTTTTCAGATTGTTGTTCAAATTCTATTACAGCTAAAGGCTTATCGTTTTCATCAAATTCACTACTCACTAATGGGTCTCCTGGCATACCTCGTGCAATATCTAAAACTTTTTGCACAATATCGTCTCGAGAACCCTCTGTTGTTCTATGACCTTTATCACCTGGTACTCTTTCCATTAATTATCACCTCCGTTCAACCTCAACAATATTTGTGAGACAACCACCTTGGCTATCTCGGCAAGGAAATTAATCCCCAAAAAGGAAATCTTATCTTAGGGCATATTATAGCAAACTTACCAGAGTAGTGGTAATGTTAAGAAATGAATTATGTAGGTTTATTCTTCATAGGAAGATTTCTCTTCTATAGCTTAATTCCTGTCGAAAAACTCAATTTTACCGATGCACAAAACATATTGAGACCGTTAGATATCTTTTTCCCAGTAATCGGACTTGAAATAGCGGCAAACTTGCTAAAAGAAGGAACAAAACTGGAAAGAATTAAAAAGCTGTTCCTATTGCCACCATTATATTTTTTAATCCCTTTATTTGTTTTGCTCATATCGGGTATTTATTCTTCACCGACTGAAATTTTTGATTTAATAATACTTATCTTTGAGGTAATATTTCTACTTTATACTGTAATTTTTTCTTTCACTATAGCAATAGATTTCCCAATAAGTGGTAAGAAAATATCAGAGCTACATGTGTTTGCCTTGACCACGATCGGCTTGGGAGTTTTGACCTTTCAGATGAAACAAGAAAATCTTTTTTTTAACTTAGCTCATACTATTCCATTTTTATGGGCTTCTGCTAGATTTAAAGCTAAGTAATCTTGTAGGGGGTAATTAAATTCTATCTTAACTTAATATAAGCTTTGGACCAACCATCCTGGCTACCTCGGTCCGTCGAAATGGACTTCGTTTATAGTAATCCGTTTTCGCTTACCCCTTAACACTCCGCCATTTCTCCTTTCAAAATTACTTCGTAATATTGTTGTTGTATTATACAAAATCTCAAAGAGATTTTGAGAGGAGAAGCCATCTGAAAAAAGCGTAGTTTTCATTTAATTGAAAACGTAGCGCTTAAGATGAGCTTCGACGAGTGGTCGCTGAGGGATTCGAACCCCCGACCTTCTCGATGTAAACGAGACGCTCTAACCAACTGAGCCAAGCGACCTTTCCTGTGCGAGGAAGTTTCCTAAGATTGAACCAATCCTCAGGAATTTCCAGGCTCTTATCTTTGCTTATCCTAATTTTAATAATCAGTTTGATTATTAATTTCTATATCCTTTTTCTGAAACCAACCGTAGTGGTTAGACTTCTAGCTGAACAAGTGTTGATTCTAATATCCCGTTTTTACGACTTAGAGCCTATTGTTTTCTGATTTTTTCTGTTTATATTTTGTCAGAATTGGGTCTTTGACGAAGTTAAACGCTTCTTCAATATCCACTTCTAACTGGTTTGCCAACCTACATAAGCCGAAAAACAAATCACCAATTCCGTCTTTAAATATCACTCTTTTATCTCGAATACACTTAATTCTATCATCTTGAGATTTGTACCTAAGATGTTGCGACATTTCTATAAGTTCTTCGTGTAAGTGGTCAAACTTGTCAATGTTTGGAAAATCTTCCCACCCATTATCTTTTGTAAACTTTTTAACTAACTTCTGCGCTTCTTTGATTGTTGATACTTTTATCTTCTTCATAATCTATACTGTATCAACTTATATCATCTTTGTCATGTGTGCGGGAGAGAGGACTTGAACCTCCACGTCTTGCGACACATGCACCTCAAGCATGCCTGTATACCAATTTCAGCACTCCCGCATTGTGCTGAGAGAGGGATTTGAACCCTCACGCTCGTAATGAGCACACGCTTCTGAAGCGTGCCTGTCTGCCAATTCCAGCATCTCAGCGCGTCGCTCATTATATCAAAATAAAGCTATCTTTAGTAGCTGGAACAATACATGTAGAATATTTAAATATGCTAAGAAAAAGTTTAATCATTTTACTTACATTCATATTTAGTATTCTATTTTTCCCTAAACAAACAAAAGCTATCGAAAACCCCCTAGCCGCTCCTAACAATCTCTTTGGAATTCATATTTTGGACGAAAATGACCTTGAGGATGCCGCTAACTTAGTTAACTCGCAAGGAGATTGGGGATACGTAACCTTGGTCATAAGAGCCGACGAAAGAGATACAGAAAGATGGCAAAAAGTATTTGACAAGATGCGTAGACTTCACCTCATCCCAATTGTCAGAATTGCAACAAAACAACTTGACGGGGGATGGGAAAAACCCAATTTTGACGAAATAGACGGCTGGGTTTCTTTTTTAAATTCCTTAAATTGGGTCATAAAAAATAGATATCTTGTTGTCGGAAACGAACCCAATCACAGTAAAGAGTGGGGTAACCAAATTAGTCCTGAAGAATATGCCGATTATTTGGAAACTTTATCCAAAAAATTAAAATCCCGAAACCAGGACTTTTTTATTCTCCCCGCCGGTTTCGACGCCTCGGCACCAAAAAGTAAAGAAACGATGAACGAGGCTGAATTTCTTAAAAAAATGGTAGAACATAAATCACAAATATTTGAAAATCTTGACGGCTGGACCTCACATTCATACCCAAACCCTAACTTTTCAGGATCTCAAGACGACGTAGGCCGCGGAACAGTTCTCACATTTGAGTGGGAATTAAAATTTCTTAAAAGTATCGGCTTGACCAAAACTTTGCCTGTTTTTATCACTGAAACCGGCTGGGCACACGACATGGATGCAAAAGCAAATGGTTATAAAGATACAGAAACGATCACGAATAACCTTAAGGGCGCGTTAGAACTTGCCTGGAATGACGAAAGGATTGTTGCGGTTACGCCCTTCATCCTAAACTATCAAACACCGCCTTTTGACATATTTTCCTGGAAGAATAAGGACGGAGGCTTTTATGAATTTTACTATGAAATGCAAAAATTGCCCAAAAAGCAAGGAAAACCAGTACAAATTGTTTCGGTTGACGTCCTGTCAATCATTTTTCCTCCCATTTTTCCAAACAACGGAAAAATGGTCGGGGGAATAGCGCTAATAAAAAACAAAGGTCAAACCATTTGGACCGGGAACGAAAAAATAAGATCAAGAAAATTTAATCTGGACATCGAACTTGAACCAAAAGTAATATTTTCAGATATTGAACCAGGAGAGACTTCAATCGCAGTTTTTTCTACAGTATTAGCAAATTAACCTTAAATTTGCTAAAATTGAATCTGTAAACAGAGCAATTAACTCTTACAATGCGACAGCAGTGCCAAGCTTTGCTTACAATTTTGAAATATTAGGGCCTGTAGCTCAACGGTAGAGCAACACCCTCTTAAGGTGATGGTTGAAGGTTCGAGTCCTTCCAGGCTCACCAAAAAGGAAATCGAGTCGGAAGTAGGAATAGCGCTGGCTGCGCCCGCCTCCGCAGACAGCGCTGCAAAGGGGAAATTCAAATTCGCCGAGAGCCGCCGATTCATTAAAAAGAAGTTCGAGCCGACTTTTTTTGCCATGACTCTCAAATCATGGCAATTATTTTCAGCGCGCGCGATTTTTTGCGCCTGCAAGGCACAATTTACGAATTCTCTCATAGGTTCGAGCCAAATACTTCCGTTTTTCTCAACCTGCGATTTTTTCTCTTCTAACTTAAGTTTTTCATCAAACAATTCATTCTTCTTTTGTTTGTAAATTTCAGGTTCGATAACCTGATCGAGATAACCATCAAGAAGTCTGTTTAGTTTTATTTCTGATTCTTGGATTTGTTCGCCTATCTGCTTTTCTTCAACTTCGACGGCTAGTCTGTCTTTTACCTCTGTTGCTGTAATCCACTTTTCAAAATATGGTTCCCAGTTTTCGTGCAAGCCGCAATCACGAACAATTTTCCTTATTTGTGGTTCAAGTTCCAACTCTGAAACATATTTTTGCGTACAAGGCTTGAGCTTTTTAGTGCAGCGATAGTAAATAAAAGTTTGACTAGTACAATTTTTGTATTTTTTGATGTGTTGCTCTGCTGTGATTGCGGCGCCGCATTCGCCGCAGGTCGCAAGACCTGCAAAGGCGAAATTGTGGCCTTTTTGTCTTGGTCGTTCAATTTTCTCAACCTGCTTTTGCACTTCACCAAACAGCTTTTTGCTGATAAAGGTTTTATGAGAACCTTGATAATATTCTCCGGCGTATTTCAAAACGCCGAGGTAGAATCTGTTGGAAAGCATATTTTTAACCTGATCTACTTTTACAGGTTCACCATCTAGCTTGTAAATGCCAAATTTATGCATGAGTTTGGATATTTCTACAAACGATTTTCCACCTTCAGCAAAAAGCTGAAATGCTTTTTTGACGATTTTTGATTTTTCTTCGTCAATATCTATTCCCCTCGTTTTTGGATTATTGATGTAACCGTATGGCGCTTTGCTTGGCCAAACCCCATTTCGTAATTTTTGGCGATTACCTCGCTTTACATTTTCGCTTAAATTGTCCACATAATATTTTGATTGGCCAAAGGCGATTGAAAGCATAAACTTTCCTTGTGGTGTGCTTTCAAACCAAAACGAGGGGAATTTTAAATCAAGGAGTTTGCCGGTGTCTAAAAGATAAATTATTTTACCGCCATCTATCGAATTTCTAGCCAGTCTGTCTGGATGCCATGAAAGAATGGCGTTAGCCATTCCTTTCTCAATTTTCTTTAATACTTCCGCAAATTGTTCGCGTCCGGGGACTTTGGCGGTTTTTGCTTCGGTGATAAATTCAGTTATGGTTAGGTTTTCTCTTTTAGCAAACTCCTTGAGTTCGGCAATTTGGGCTTCAATAGACAACACCTGTTTGTCTTTTTCATCAGTTGATTTTCTACAGTAAGCAATATATTTGATCATGTTTTTTGTTTCCTTATAGTTCTTTAATTTTTGCGTTTTTCTTCATTCTTTTTACGGCGGCTCTCGGCAAATTTAAATTATGCCTTTGCAGCGCTGACTGCGGAGGCGGGCGCAGCCAGCGCTGCCCCTACCGTTTCTTCGATTTCCTTTTTGGTGAACGTTTTTGAAAAAATTCGAACTCATTTTAAGTCATGTTGTTAGCTCACCACTTCGCGGCTCGCTACTCCAGCGCGGCGCCCCCACCCGCCGCGCTTCCGAAAAAGTCGGCTCGAACATTCCGCTGAAAGCGGAACAAAGAAAAACGCAAAAAATTTAAAGAGCTTTTTTATAACTTAAATGGCCTATCCGGCGGAACCAGTTAGTAATTGCTTACAACTGACCGAATAGGCCATTAAAAAAAGCAATTACCTTAAGAACTGGTTCCAATTATAAATATACTAATTTGACGATAATAATTCAAGATGATTTTGTGTATAATTACTATAATGAAATTTTCAGTAATTACAGAAAAATTAGATAAATTGTTTGGGGTTAAAAAGCTAGATGCTGATCCCGCCATGGGTCGGTGGGTTCCCCGTGTTTACGATGCAATCAATTTCGACTGGAAAGGAACATTTGAGTCTGATTTTAACCAAAGATTTAATGGTCTGATGATAAGAGGATCGGAAGACGTATCAGAAGTATTTTGTTCGGTTTTTCCTACCGAAGAAGTATTGAATAAATTTATTGAAGGCTCACAAGAAGGCGATTTATTATTTTTACACCACCCAATTGATTTACAATGTGGCGATCCTAGAAATCAGCAAAAGTTAGGAGCCGGATTTACGGCAATTAGTCCAAAAACAATTGACGAAATTCGCTCGAAAAAACTATCTATTTATTCCTGTCATGCGCCAATGGACTGCACACAGGATATTGGAACAAACGCAGCGATTGTTAAATCGCTTAACGCAAAGGTTATCAGTGAATTTTTGCCTTATGGTAACGGAAATGCTGGCAGAATATGTAAAATTGAACCATTATCAACGGATGAGCTGATAAAAAAGCTGCTGGTAATTTTTGAAATTCCGTACGTTGATTTTGCGGGTAAAAAAATCGAAATGATAAATAAAATTGCAATCGTGGCTGGAGGCGGAGATGATATTGAGATAATGCAAGAAATTAAAAAAGCGGGTGTTCAAGCTTATATAACCGGCGAAATACATAGTTATCACTCAAGTGATTGGGGAAAGCAAAATACAGTTAAAGTAGATTCTTTTGCTGAAAAAACGAGTATGTCGATGATAGGCGTATCACACGCCTCATCCGAATATTTGGTTATGAAGGATCAAATGATTCCATGGTTTGAAAATTCCTTTAAGGTCAAGACTGTGGGATTACCATTAAGCGTTTGGTGGAGATAACAAAATGTTAAACGTAAAACCAGTTATTGTTACGGATCTTTTTCCTGCAGAAAGAAAATCTTTGCTGGATTTACTCCAGAATTTAACTAATGATCAATGGTTTTCTAACACAATTTGTGCCGGATGGAGTGTAAAGGATATTGTTCAACATTTGTTTAAGGATGACATCGGAATTTTATCAAGGAAAAGAGATAAATTTAGAATACCAAGCTCCTCTACAAAAGAATTTAAGTCAAACAAGAAATTTGTAGATTATATAAATGCCAAAAACCAAGAATGGGTAGAAATTTCAAAGTCTTTTAGTCCACAAATTCTTTTAGATTTATTAGATTTAACGGGTAAATTAACTTATGATTATTGGAAGACTGTAGACCAATATAGCGTTGAGGCTTCAATAAGTTGGGTGTCTTCAGACGAAAAACTTCCAAATTGGGTGGATATCGCCCGAGAATACACTGAGCGATGGCTTCACCAGTCGCATATAAGAGAAGCGGTTAAGGCTTCTTTACTTTACGAAACAACTTTATTTAATCCTTTCATACGAGCATACATGCTGGCACTTCCTTTGAGCTATAAACTTGTCGAGACTCGTGCAGGGAATGTGATAAGAATTGTTGTAGAGGGTAATGCTGGAGGTGTTTGGTCACTTAAACGAAACCAAAATGAATGGGAATTATATGACAAAGAGCTTGAAAATCCTGTCGCTGAAATAACAATAAATCAGGATATAATTTGGAGACTATTTTCAAAAGGTTTGCAAAGTGAAAAAGCTAGAGAATCTATTAAAATAATCGGCGACAAGGATCTTGGAGAAGCCTTTTTTAATACCGTTTCCCTGATTGCATAAATTTGGGAGATACCGTGTCCGCGCACGG
>Ga0155155_123_pt1 | contig 7987 bp, 8 predicted proteins | sample RifCSPhighO2_01_FD_106123 | JGI IMG/M metagenome (GOLD analysis project Ga0155155, IMG submission 106123) | Candidatus Woesebacteria bacterium RIFCSPHIGHO2_01_FULL_39_17
ACCTTTCAGGCAAAAACATCACCTGGCGCGAAGTTGTCCCGTAACCTTACTCGAATTGGATAATTTTAGGAATTTTTAGTATAATTCACTTGCTTTCGGTTATTGTTCCTTATTCTAATGAAATACATAAGTACATTATTTTTATTGGCGTTTTTTTGCGTAGCATTAAATATTCCCGAGGTTTCTTTTGCCCAAGGGAGAGTTGTTTCGTCGCCAACTCCTACTTTGGAGGCTACAGCCTCCGCAACGGTCATTGAGAAAGTTGAACCGACAGAAGCACCCAGGCCTGATCTTACCCAGAAAACAAAGGAATCGGTTGAGCCATTAAAAAGACTTTTGGACGAGCAAGAACTGGGTTCTACCTATATAAATCCCGTCAAATACGCAATAAGAGCGGCTGTTGATGCCGGGGTCCCGCCCAATACGATTGTACTTTTACTACTTCTCCCTGGTGTAGCAACTTTGATTGCCGCTGCACGCCACCTGGTTGGACTTCGGGGTTTTGGTATTTTTTTACCTGCCGCGCTTGCAGTAACCTTTATTGCTACCGGTCCTGTAGTCGGAATTGGGTTATTTCTCTTGATCGTTATAGTTTCAACCTTCTCAAGAATAGTTTTAAGAAGAACAAAGATAAAACTTCAATATCTTCCCAGAATGGCTATAATTTTACTTTTCGTCGTCATGGGAATTTTGGCGCTCCTTTTTACGGCCCCCTTAATAAATAGTATGGCTTTGGTAAATGTTTCTATTTTCCCGGTTCTGATCTTAGTTCTTTTGGCGGAGGATTTCAGCAAAGTTCAGCTGGGAAAATCGGCAAGCGTTGCAATAAATCTTACAACGGAGACTCTTATTTTATCCCTCATTTCTTATGTGTTTTTGACACTGAAGATGGTTCAAGAACTCGCTTTGTTAAAACCCGAACTCTGGCTAATTTCAATATTCGCTATCGATATTACTCTCGGTAAATACTCGGGACTTAGGGTGATGGAATATATAAGGTTCAGAAAGTTGATATCAAAATAGTATATGAAGACGTCGGAACTTCTCGGTTTAAATGCTCGGGCCAAGCTTTTTTCGTATCCGTTTAACAAACCTTTGGGGAAAAAGGCAGCGAAGTCAAAAATTTTTACCAAAAAGCTTTTGCGAAAAGCCGGTGTTTCCGTTCCTGAAATTTATGCTAAGTTCAAAAGCCCCTTAGACGTAATGTCCTTTGACTGGGAAAATTTACCTGATGCTTTTGCCCTCAAACCCAGTAAAGGATTGGGTGGTGAAGGAATCGTGGTTGTCAAGAAACGTACTAGGGATCCGGTTGGACCTTCTGAAAAGTTGAAAACTGCCTGGATTACCATTCAGAAGAAGAGAGTAACTATTGACGACCTGAAACTGCATGTTTTGGATATTTTGGAAGGAGCTTATAGTATGGGAAATGTTCCCGATGCTAGCTATATCGAGGAATATGTCGGACGGCATAAAGCCTTTCGAAGATATGCTTATCGCGGAACACCGGACGTTAGAGTTATTGTTTTCAATAAAGTTCCGGTTATGGCTATGCTCAGGCTTCCGACAAAAGAATCGGGTGGTAGATCCAATCTTCACCAAGGGGCAATAGGAGTGGGAGTTGATATGGCAACCGGGATTACGACCAGAGCTTTCTGGCGCGGTGAGTATATTCATTTTAAGCCGGGAACGAAAAGGAAACTTCATGGTATAAAAATTCCACAATGGACATCCATATTGGAAACCGCCGTTATGGGAGGATTGGCAACGGACCTGGGGTATTATGGAGCAGACGTAGTCCTTCATCCCGAAAAAGGGCCGATGATACTTGAGCTGAATTACCAGCCGGGACTATCTATTCAATTAGCAAATGCAGCCGGTCTTAGAAAAAGATTGGAGCGGGTTGAGGATTTACAAGTACGGGATGCAAGCCATGGAGTGAAAATTGCCAAAGCTCTATTTATTTCCAATTTTTCCGACAGGGTTAAGGCAGAGGAAGGTGTAAAGATTCTTTCAGCTTTGGAAGAAGTCAAAATAAAAGGCAGAAACGGCCAGAGAGTTAAGGTGATTGCGAAGCTGGATACAGGTGCGTGGAGAACCTCAATTAGTCGTGATATAGCCGAAAAGATGGGGTTATTGGAGATAGATAATATACTCTGGAGCAAAAAATTTAAGAGCGCTCTGGGCGAGGAAGCAAGACCGGTTGTAAATTTAGTACTTTGGCTATCAGGCAGGAAAATAGTTACACCAGCGTCCGTTGCCAAAAGAATGTCTTTGAAATATCCATTAATTATCGGCAGAAAAAATTTGAAAGGATTTTTGGTTGATCCTGACATAAGAGAAAGGGAGAAAGAATTGAAAAAATGAAAGTAAATTTGGCAACAACCAGGGTGACTCTTGAAGAAAATTCCCGGATAGCCGAAGAGGTTAAGGCTTTGGGTCATGAATTTAAACTTCTTGATCTTTTGAAATTTGAATACGCAATTAGGGGCGGGGAAATAACCGTTGAGCCAATAGATGACTTACCAGACGTACTTATTTTACGAGGAATTTTTAACAACATTAAAGGAATATCTGCCCATGTTGAGGGTCTAAAGAAAAGAGGCGTAAGGATTTTTGACAACAACTTTCTGGAACATAAATACTCTATTAATAAAATATCTGATTTGATTAAACTTACAGGTAGTGGAATTCTTGTACCCGATTCATTCCATCTTCACGATTTTGAAAAATTTGCAGGTGCTTCTTATGAACTCGGATATCCGGTTGTAGTTAAGCTCACGAGGACAGGTAAGGGAGCCGGAGTTTATAAGTTTGATGATGAGAATGCGCTTAATGAATTTATTATGAAGGTAGAGGAAAATGGAGGCGAAGCAAAAAGTTATCTTTTGCAAAAATTCATTGATTATGAATATGACCTGAGAGTTCTTATTATCGGTGAGAGAATATTTTGCATGAGAAGGATTCCCAGCGAGGGAGAATTCAGGGCAAATTTTTCTTTGGGAGGGAGTGTTGAGAAGTTTGACCTTAGTCAAGAGGATAAAAAACTGGCACAACGTGCTCTACAGGCAGTTGGTTTGGAAGTGGGTGGCGTGGATCTTCTTATTGCCCAAGACGGTAAAAGATACGTTTTAGAGGTAAACCACACGGCCGGGATGGTAGGGATGGAGGCCGCAACCGGAAAAAATATTACAAAAGTATATGTCGAATACGCAATTAAAAATGCTATATAAAAAATGGTTATATGGCTAAATGGCTGAATTGTTAAAAAAGCATTAAAACCATATAACTATTTGACTATTTAACCATGAGAATTCTAATCGTCGGCCTAAAAAGAAACCCTCAATTTAAAAGAGTTAGGGAAGAAGGGGAGAAACGCGGTCATATTGTTGATGGTTGTTTGGCAACGGAACTTGTAATTTACGTAACCCCAGAAACCTTTGAACCTACTCTACGCGGGAAAAGCCTTAAAGATTACGACCTTATTTATATTTGGGCGGTAGGACGAAGGCGTTGGGAATGGTATACGGCCGCCAATTTTTTAAATAGGCAGGTGGGTACGATAATTGTTAACAAAAAGATAGTAGATCCTTCTTACAATTTCTATTTAACTCCGGCTTCGGATTATTTGAAACAGAGGGATAACTCGCTGCCTTTCCCAAAGTCGGCAATAGTTTTTGATGCGAAGTCGGTAAGAGTTGTGATAGAACAATTTGAATTTCCCCTAATCGTTAAGGTTTCAGAAGGAAGGCAGGGAAGGGGTGTTTTTAAGGCAGACTCGTTGGAAGATCTAGAAAAAGTAATTGAGGAAAATAAAGAAAAATCACCCTCGTTTGTTATCCGTGAATTTATTCCTAATGACGGCGATATTAGGGTTTTTACGGTTGGATTTAAGGCAATTGGGGCAATGAAGAGAATTCCAACTAAGGAAGGTGAATTTAGGAGTAATATTAGTCTTGGTGGTAGGGGGGAGAAGATTGATCTAGAAAAGTATCCTGAAATAAGAAAAATTGCGGAGAAATTGAGCGAAGTTACCGCGATGGAGATAGCAGGAGTAGACATAGTGTTGAATAGGTCAACAGCTAAACCCTATATTTTAGAGATTAACCCGGGCCCCCAGTTTACGGGATTCGAAAAATATACCGGTATAAACGCTGCTTTAGAAATTATAAACTATTTTGAAAAACTGCATCTTCAGAAAAATGGCGGATCAGACTAAGGAAAGGTATCAAAGAAGCTTTAAGAAATACGGAGTCTCTCCAAAATCACTTGCGTATTGGAATCAGGAGGCAATTGATATAAGGTATCAGGAGCTTTTGAAAGATATTGAAATTGAAGGGAAGAGTATACTTGACGTTGGTTCGGGATTTGGAGATATTATTCCTCATTTGAAGAGGAAAGCCACTAAGTTTAACTTTATTGGGATCGATTTGGTACCTGAATTTGTTGGGGTTGCTAGGAAAAAATATCCCAAACACGAGTTTATTATTGGAGATTATTTTGGTAGACCTCTTCAAGAAAAGTTTGACATAGTTTTTACTTCTGGAACCCTTAACTCGGGTCTTCCTAAAAAAGACCCCGTTGGTTACAGAAAAAAGGCGATAAAGACAATGTTGGATCATGCAAGAGAGGTGGTTTCCTTTAATATGGCAGGCGGATACCCGCAGCCAGAAAATGTAAAGAATTACAGGGTTTGGTATGCAAACTCTTTAGAAATTTTAAAATACTGTTTGAGCTTAACTCCAAAGGTTATCTTTCGTCACCATTATCGCAAAAACGACTTCACGATTATCATGTATAAATAATTATTTAAGTTCCACCGTAGCGCCGGCCGTCTTCAGCTTATCTGTCGCAACTTTTGCATCCTCGGCTTTTGCGTCTTTTAGAACTTCGTAGGGAACTGCTTCGGTTGCGTCCTTTGCTTCCTTTAGCCCGAGATTTTGATTTATTTCTCGCAGAGCCTTAATTACGGCAATCTTGTTACCACCTGAGGCGGTCATAACAACGGTTTGGGTTGCCGCCCCACTACTTACCTGTTCACCGCCGGCTGGCTGTGCCTCGCCGGAGCTACTTGGAGCGGAAGCGGGAGCAGCGGTCACAGGAACAACCGCCGTAACACCAAGTTTATCCTGCAAAGCATTTACAAGTTCGGATAGTTCGATTACCGAAAGCTTAGAAACTTCATCGACTAGCTTCTCGACATTTTTACTTACTTTGGCTTCTGATTTTTCAGTTTTTTCGTCTGTCATATTGATCACCGCCTTTCAAAAATAAATGGTTATATGGTTAATAGTTTTTAAATTTTTCCTATCGTAGCCATTTAGCTATTTAACCATCAAGCCATTTGTAATTTTTCTATCTTTGTTTTCAAAATCCAAACCAACTTTTGTAAATTTCCCTGCAATGCCCCCACCAATCCGTACATCGGGCTCGCAACAGTCCCCGTTAATTGTGCGAATAGAACCTCCTTTGCTGGGAGTTTGGCAAGCCTAATAAGTTCTTCTTTATTTTGATGTCCTCCTTCGACAATGCCTACTTTGAAGCTAGGAATTTCGAATTCTAGAGAAAATTTATAAAGGACTTGAAGTGGAGCTATGGGGTCGGCCTCGGTAATTATCATGGCCGTTGGTCCGCTTAAGAGCGTGTCGGAGAGTGTATCCTCAGGAATTTTTGCCTCGGATCCGGCTCTTTTAAAAAGAGTGTTTTTGACTATAGACATTCCCGCGCTGATCTCTTTAAGTCGCTTTTTTAGTTCTTGTTGCATCTTCACCGTTAAACCCGTGTAATCGACCAATACGACAGAAGTGGCAGATTTGAGCTGCTCGGTTAGGTTGGCAACAAAAAATGGCTTTTCTGCTTTTTTCATATCGCTGAAACCTGCGGAATTTTACACAGAACTCCGCTGAAAATAAAAAAGCACTCCGAGGAGTGCCAATTTAATCACTTAATTAACTTGGTTAATTTTAGCTTCCTCGGTGTGTCTTACTATCGCGAAGAGAGAGCCAAGCTCTGCTTATGTCTTCCGACCGCACACTTTCTTAGGACAGGGTTATTATATGTGTATCTGAATGTTTGGTCAAGCGTTAATTTACCGGTTGACTTTTCGGCTTTTGTAAATTAAATTCTTCCTACACACTTTTTACGATTGACAAGTATCTTATAGTAATTTATAATAATTGTATCGAATAATTATGTTTGATTTTGATCTATCAGTAATCTTTACTTTTATCCTCCTTACATAGGGGGTTGTCTGATGGATTGAGTTTGCCGATAAATTCCAACAACCTCCTTAAAAAAGGGGGTTGTTTATTTTTAAATATGAATATTTTCTACACCAATGGAGTTAGAGAGCGCCTCGATTTTGAGGTGGTCGAGCGAAAAGGAAAAGGTCACCCCGATACTCTCGCTGATGCATTAGCAGAGGAATTATCGGTTGCATACTCTCTTTATACAAAATCAAACTTCGGGGCAATTTTGCACCATAATTTTGATAAAGTAGGACTACTGGGTGGACAATCTTTCGTTAAATTCGGCAACGGGTATTTAACGAAGCCAATAAGAGTAATATTAAATGGGAGGGCCTCGACTAAATTCGGTTCTAAAACCATTCCAGTCAAACAAATTTTAGAAGAAACAGCCAAAAAGTTCTTAGTCAGAAATCTTTATAAAATAGGTAAGGATGATGTAAAAATATTCTACTTTCTGAGCGATTCTAGTAGTCCTGGTCATTCGGCCGAAAAAGATTCTTATAAAGGAACCAGAAATTTTTGGTTCGAGCCGCGAGGTTACAAAGATTTAAGCGAGTTGGCTTTTTTGCATTCCAATGATACTTCCCTTGGTTGTGGCTATGCCCCCCTTTCTATTTTAGAAAAAGTAGTTCTCTCAGTCGAAGAGCATATAAATTCCGATTCATGCAAAAAAAACAACTCAGCCATCGGAACTGACATTAAAATAATGGGGAAAAGGGTTGGGAAGGAAATTTCCTTAACTATTTGTATTCCGCAAATTGCTGATCTTGTTGAGAATCAAGAAGAGTATAAGTTTAACTTAAAAAAAGTGCAGAAAAGGATAGAGAAACTGATTTCCTCGCAGGCAAAAGGGTGTGATTTTGGTTTGGCAATTAACACGCGGGATAATTTTGACATAAATGAACTTTATTTGACTGCAACCGGATCATCAATTGAAAGCGGAGACGAAGGGTTGGTAGGTAGGGGAAACAGGGTTAATGGTTTAATTACACCAAAAAGACCAATGAGTATGGAAGGGGCGGCCGGAAAAAATCCCGTTTACCACATAGGAAAACTTTATTATGTCGCGTCCTTTCAGTTAGCTCAAAAAATATATGATACCTTTGGCAGGTATAACGAGGTTTATTTAATTAGTCAAAGTGGAAGATCTTTAACCGATCCTTGGAAGATTATAGTCGCAATGAATTGGAGGGGAATAAATAAGAGTAAAATTAGCAAGTTAATTGAGGATGAGGTTGGTAAGATCCCTTCCTTTACAGAAAAAATTCTTCAAAGGGAAATAAGGCTTTATTAGTTTTTATAATGATCGAATTTGAATCGAAAGTATTTTTAGCCGGTGGGGGAAGGACAGAGAAAAGTGTTCATATCGATAGAGCCTTTGTTGGTGAAGTGGAAAACCGTCAGGGGCCGATATTGTACGTACCCATTGGTTTGGCAAAAAAAAGTATTGCCGAATATATGTATTGTAGAGAATGGTTGGAACAAACATTAAATCCATTAAGATCCTTGCCTGACAAAAAATTGCCGATTCAAATGATAGTGCACTTTAAGGCGGAAGAAAATTGGGAGGAGGTTTTACCTAATTACGCCGCGGTGTATATAGGCGGGGCAGATAATACTTATAGATTAGTAAATAATATACGGAAAGGGGGATTTGCGGGACCTTTATTTGGTTATGTTCAAAATGGTGGTTGTGTTTATGGGGGAAGTAGTGGTGCAATAGCTTTGGGGAAATATGTTTC